>OEPI01000001.1_pt1 | contig 35978 bp, 33 predicted proteins | sample 1539341 | NCBI WGS metagenome assembly OEPI01 (sample SAMN02393684, study PRJEB22366) | soil metagenome | biome: freshwater stream | place: Canada: Laurel Creek, Waterloo, ON
GGCGCTCTTCCGCTTCCTCGCTCACTGACTCGCTGCGCTCGGTCGTTCGGCTGCGGCGAGCGGTATCAGCTCACTCAAAGGCGGTAATACGGTTATCCACAGAATCAGGGGATAACGCAGGAAAGAACATGTGAGCAAAAGGCCAGCAAAAGGCCAGGAACCGTAAAAAGGCCGCGTTGCTGGCGTTTTTCCATAGGCTCCGCCCCCCTGACGAGCATCACAAAAATAGACGCTCAAGTCAGAGGTGGCGAAACCCGACAGGACTATAAAGATACCAGGCGTTTCCCCCTGGAAGCTCCCTCGTGCGCTCTCCTGTTCCGACCCTGCCGCTTACCGGATACCTGTCCGCCTTTCTCCCTTCGGGAAGCGTGGCGCCATTCGCCATTCAGGCTGCGCAACTGTTGGGAAGGGCGATCGGTGCGGGCCTCTTCGCTATTACGCCAGCTGGCGAAAGGGGGATGTGCTGCAAGGCGATTAAGTTGGGTAACGCCAGGGTTTTCCCAGTCACGACGTTGTAAAACGACGGCCAGTGAATTCCCGGGGATCCAGGGGTGCCGTTCGAGTGCAGCCCGCGTCCGCTCGGCCACCATCGTGAGCGCCGCTCGCCAGTCGTCGGGCATCGGCTCCGTGCTCGGGATGACGACCTCGCCCATCATCGAGTCGACGACCAGCGCGAGGAGCTCGTCCTTCGTGCGCACGTAGTGGTAGAGCGTCATCGTCCCGGCGTCGAGCTCGGTCGCGATGCGGCGCATCGAGACCGCCCCGAAGCCCTCGGCATCGGCGATCCGCATCGCCGCCGCGGCGATCGACTCCCGCGTGAACCGCGGGCGGCGAGCGGTCGGCTCGGGCCGGGTCCAGAGGTCGAGCGAGCCGAGCTGCTCCCCCGCCCGGTCGAGGGCCTCGGCGCGCCGCGCCGCCTTCGCCGCCATGCGCTCGTGCTTGTCCGCCTTCTCGGCGACCTTCTCCGCGACCTTCTCGACCACGAGATCGGCCTTCTCCAGCACGAGGTCCTTCAGCGCGTCGAGGTCCTTCAGCGCGTCGAGGTCCGGCAACCCGTCGTGGAGACGCTTGTCACTTGCCACTCGTACAGTGTACCGCTACTGTGACTCGTACTATGTACGAACAAGACGTACGGCATACGAACACCGCGATCGCCCCCGAGGGGACGGGTGGGGTCTCCGCACGCGGCCTCGGGAAGCGCTTCGGCGACCTGTGGGCCCTCCGGGACCTCGATCTCGACGTCGCACCGGGCACGATCCTCGGGCTCCTCGGTCACAACGGCGCCGGCAAGACCACCGCGATCCGCATCCTCACGACGCTGACCGCGCCCTCCACGGGGAGCGCGACCGTCGCCGGCCACGACGTGGTGCGCGACGCCGACCTGGTGCGGGCGAGCATCGGCGTCGCCGCGCAGCAGGCGACCGTCGACGGGCTCCTGAGCGCGCGGAAGAACCTCGTGATGGTCGGCCGCCTCTACCACCTGACGCCGAAGGCGGCGAAGGAACGGGCCGACGACCTCCTCGAGGCGCTCGACCTGGCCGACGCTTCCGACCGCCTCGTGAAGACATTCTCGGGCGGCATGCGCCGCCGCCTCGACCTCGCCGCGAGCCTCGTCGTCGCGCCCGCGGTGCTCTTCCTCGACGAGCCGACGACGGGCCTCGACCCGCGCAGCCGTGGCGATCTCTGGGACATGCTGCGGGTGCTCGTGCGCAACGGGACGACCGCGGTGCTCACCACGCAGTACCTCGATGAAGCGGATCAGCTCGCCGACGACGTCGCGGTGCTCGACCACGGTCGCACGGTCGCGCACGGCACGCCGGCCGAGTTGAAGTCGCGGGTCGGAACCGATCGTGTCGACGTCACCGTCTCGTCGGCCTCTGACCTGGCGATCGTGGCGCGGGCCACGGAGCGGTTCGCCGCGAGCCCGGCGACGCTCGACGACGCGTCGTGTGTTGCCACCGTGCCGATCGTCGACGGCACACGCCTCGTCGACGTCATGCGCGCGCTCGACGCAGAGGGTGTCGACCCGGTCGACCTCAACCGCCGGCAGGCCTCACTCGACGACGTGTTCCTCATCCTGACCGGGCAACGGCCCGCACCCGACGAGCCGACCGATGCTGCGTCGGTCGAAGACCAGCAGGAGGTGCCGCGATGAGCACGACCACCGAAGTCGCGTCGGGCGCGGCGCCGACCACCGGCATCAACCCCGAGGCGCTCACCCGACTCCTCGACGTGACCCCGCCGCGGCCCCGGGGTGGGCTCACCACCTGGTGGAGCGACACCCGCGTGTTCGCGGCGCGCAACCTCGAGCACATCCGCCAGATCCCCGAGAAGCTGCTCGACGTCACCCTGCAGCCGATCATGTTCGTGCTGCTGTTCGCGTTCGTCTTCGGCGGCGCCATCGCGGTGACCGGCGGTTCGTACCGCGAGTACCTCATGGGCGGGATCATCATCCAGTCGCTCACGTTCGGGCTCAACGGTCCGGCCACGTCGATGGCCAACGACCTCACCGAGGGCATCGTCGACCGCTTCCGGTCCCTCCCCGCCCGTCCGTCCGCGTACCTGTCCGGGCACTTCGTCGCCGAGCTCGCCGGACTGGCGTTGTCGATCGTGATCCTGCTCGTCACGGGCCTCATCGTCGGCTGGCGGGTGCACTCGAGCGTGCCCGAGTTCGCGCTCGCGATCGTGCTCCTGCTCAGCTACTCGGCCGCGATGGTCTGGATCGGCACGTGGATCGGCGTGATCGTCCGCTCGGCGGACGCGGTGATGGGCATCGCGTTCACGATCGTGTTCCCGCTCACGTTCATCAGCAACGCGTTCGTCCCGATCCAGACGATGCCGAAGGTGCTCCAGTACTTCGCGGTCTGGAACCCGGTGAGCGTGGTGGTCCAGGCGACCCGCGAGCTCTTCGGCAACCCGACCACGCCGACGACGCTCCACAGCTGGCCGCTCGAGCACGCGGTGCCCTCGTCGTTCGCGTACTGCGGGATTCTCCTCGCCGTCGCGGTGCCGATGGCTCTGCGCCGCTACCGCGCCCGCACGAGCGACTGACCCCGCATCCGGAAACCGGGCGGCGTTCAGTCGGAGAAGCCGCCAGGGTGCTCGTCGATCGACGGGAGCGCGACCGACGCGACCCGACCACCGAGGTCGAGCCGCGCGGGGAGAGCCGCGACTCGGCCCACCGGCGTGTCGAGGTGGAAATCGCGCTCGACGAACTGCGGGTGGTCGACGGCCTCCTCGGGGGTGAGGACGGGGCTGGCCGGTGCACCCGCCGCGGTGAGGCGCTCGAGCGCCTCGACCCGGTCGAGGGTCGCGATCGCCGCGGCGATGGTGGCGTTCACTTCCTGGGTCCGGGGCACGAGCGCGGTGAACGACAGACCCTCGAGCGCGCCCAGATCGAGAGCTCGACAGATCGCGTCCCACAGTCGCTGCTCGCTCAGGACGCCGAGCGCGATCCAGCCCCCGTCCCGGGTCCGGAACACGCCGTAGCCCGGCGATCCGAGGGCCCGCTCCGAGGTCTCGACCTGCGCGGTCCCACTCCGCGTCCCGACCCACCACGACACTGCGTCGGCCATCGCCACGTCGATCCGCTCCCCTTCTCCGGTGCGGGCCCGGCGCGCCCACGCCGCCGCGATCAAGAACGCACAGACCGAACCACCTTCGAGGTCGGCAACAGGGAGGCGCGGCACGTCGGGACCGCCGGGCCCGCGAGGCTCGAGGGCACCGGCGATCGCCTGGAAGTTCACATCGTGGCCGGGCGACGAACGCAGCGGTCCGTCCTGGCCGTAGCCCGACAACGAGCAGTAGATGACCGACGGATTGCCCGCCGAGACGGCTTCGTAGTCGAGACCGAGTCGCGTCGCGACACCCGGACGCCAGGCTTCGCACACCACGTCGGCGCGGGTCGCCAGCTCGTGGGCCCGCGTGTGGCCGGTCGGGGTCTTGAGGTCGAGCACGATGCTGCGCTTGCCGCGCGCGACCGACGCGAAGATCTCGGGGTACGACCGCATCGGGTCACCGCCGGGCGGTTCCACCTTCAGCACCTCGGCACCGAGATCCGCGAGCATCTGCGTCGCCTGCGGCATCGGTCGCCAGATCGACAGATCCAACACCCGCATGCCGTCGAGCAGGCCGGCCATGCGTCAGGTGTGGGTGATGACGCTGCGGATGACCTCGCCGGCTTGCATCGCGCGGAACGCGTCGTTCACGTCGTCGAGGCCGATCGTGCGGCTCACCATGTCGGCGAGGTCGAGCCGGCCGGTCTCCACGAGTCCGACGAAGCGTGGGAAGTCGCGGCGCACCTGTGACGATCCGTACACGCAGCCGAGGAGCTTCTTCTCTTCGTAGAAGAGGCCGAACCCGCCCAGTGTCACCTGCGAATCCATGCGAGGCATCCCGACGACCACGACCGAACCGCCGCGACGGGCAGTCGCCCAGGCCTGGTTGATGGTCTCCGGGAGCCCGATCACCTCGAACGCGTAGTCGGCACCGCGCCCACCCGTGAGCGCGTGCACCTGCGCGACGGGATCACCGGTCGCGGGGTCGACGAGATCGGTGGCGCCGAGTTGCTCCGCGGCCTTGCGCTTCATCTCGACCGGGTCGACCGCGATGATGCGGGCCGCCCCCGCGATCCGGGCACCCTGGATCACCGCCTGCCCGACACCGCCGCAGCCGATCACCGCGACCGTCGTCCCGGGTTCGACCCGCGCGGTGTTCAGGGCCGCGCCGACACCGGTCGTCACCCCACAGCCGATCAGGGCGAGCTGCTCGTCGGGAACATCGGTGTCGATCTTCACCACGCACGCCTCGTGCACGGTCATCTGGTCTGCGAACGTCCCGAGCGCGGTGAACGCGTTCGCGGTGCTGCCGTCGGCGCGGGTGACCTTCGGGAGGAAGTTGATCGAGTTCCCGAGCTCGCAGAGGTTGGACTGGCCGCGCAGACAGAAGAAGCACGATCCGCACGCCGGGACGAACGAGGCGATGACCCGGTCACCGACGTCGACCCGGCTCACCTCCGGGCCGGTCCACTCGACCGTTCCCGTACCCTCGTGTCCGAGGACGCACGGTGCCGGCATCGGGAGGCTCCCGTTGGTCGCCGAGACGTCGGAGTGACACACCCCGCTCGCACCGATGCGGACCACGACGTCACGCGGCCCGGGATCGAGTGGCGTCACGTCTTCCACCGAGAGCTCGGGCGTCCCGACGAAGATCGCTGCGCGCATGGGTCCCCCTCGTGGCGATGTGCACCGCTGCCGCGGGCCCCGACCCTACCGCCGCCTCGTCACGCGTAGGTGCGGACGAGCTCGAGCACGGCATCGGCGTCGGGACCATGCCCACGGAGCGAGGTGTCGCTCGGATCGACACGTCGCGCTGCGACCAGGCACAGTTCGGCCGCCTCGCCGCGGATGACCGTCGGAGCTCCCCCGTCCGGAACGAACGACCATGCCTCGCCTCGCGGTCCGAGCAGCTCGAACGCAACGGGACCGGGGGCCTCGCGGCCCGCGCGGGCGAAGGCGTACGGCACCGTCCGCCAGGCGAGCCGGGCGATGTGACGGAGGCGGTCCGTCGGAGGCTGCGGGTGACCCACCGCCGCCGCGACGTCGCCCGTGTGGATCCTCCCAGCAGACATCGAGATCGCCGTCCACCGCCACCAGCCAGCGCAGCGGCATGGCGCGGAACGCCGGCTCGAGGCCGCGGAACGCGAAGCGCACCACCAGCCGTCGATCGGGCAGCAGGCGACGGTCGACGTACGAGCGCAGCGCCCACATCAGGAAGCTGGGGTCGCAGCTCGCCGGCCCGATGCGGCTGCGGGCGAACAGGGTTCCCCAGTCGCCGAGCTGCTCGATGATCGGGCACAGAGCGAGACCGGCCGTGCTGAGGCAGTAAGCTTGGCCGCGCCCCGTGGTCTTGGCCGCAACCGTGACCACCCCGACCTCGACCAGATCACGCAGCCGCTGCGCCAGCAGCGTACGCGACATCAGCGGCACGCCCTTGTGGATGTCGTTGAACGAGGATCGGCCGGCGCACAGCTCGCGCAGCACCAATGGCGTCCAACGTTCGGCGAAAACCTCGGACGCCATGGCGACAGGGCAGAACTGACCGTAGCCGCGCGGCATGACGGCAGAGTCCTCGCATCGCCGTCCGCTGGCAAGTCCATTTTCTGTGCGAAGCAGAAGTCGTTCGACAGTCGATCGGTGTCGCTTGCGCCAACGATGTCGCCCCACCGCGAGGTCCAGTTACTGAACTAGGCCGAGCCGCGAAGTGGGGCCATGATCGCGGCTGGAGTCGACTGGCACTCAGACGGGAGAAGACGCTATGGCATCCGCACTTCCTCTTTCGACCATCGGCCGAGCGGAACGGGACTGGCAGGGGATCGCTGCCGAGTTCGCCGAACAGTTCAAGCCCGGCTGCGCCGCGCACGACGCCGAGGACAGCTTCGTTGCCGAGAACTATGCGGCGCTGAAGGCGGCCAAGCTGTTTTCGGCCGGCGTGCCGGTCGAGTTGGGCGGCGGTGGCGCGAGCTTTCGCGATCTGGCGACCATCCTGCACACCCTGGCCAAGGGTTGCAGCTCCACGGCACTGGCCTTCGCCATGCATACGCATCCGGTAGCGCTCACCGTCTGGCGCTGGCGCCACGAAAATGCGCCCGTCGAGCCGCTGCTGCGCCGGATCGCGGCCGAGGAATTGGTGATGGTGTCGTCCGGCGGCACCGACTGGCTGCAGAGCGCTGGAACGGCCGAGCGGGTCGAGGGCGGCTTTCGCATCACGGCAACCAAGCACTTCGCCAGCGGCTCGCCGTCGGGCGACATCCTGATGACCAGCGCCGTCTACGACGACCCCGAGAACGGACCCACGGTGCTCCATTTCGGCGTGCCGTTGAAGGCGCCTGCCGTGAAGCTCGTCGACAACTGGCGGGCCCACGGCATGCGCGGCACAGGTTCCGGTGACGTGGTGGTCGACGGCTTCTTCCTGGCCGACGCCGCCGTCGGCGTCCGCCGACCGCAAGGTCGCTGGCATCACTTCTTCCACACCATTTCGATCGTGGCATTCCCCTTGATCTATGCGGTGTATCTCGGGATCGCCGAGGCTGCCCGCGATGCGGCAGTCGCCGCCGCTTCGCGCCGCTCCGCCGGACCCGATACGCCGCCGCTCGTCGGTGCCATGGAAACCGAGCTGCTGGCGGCGCAACTGGCACACCAGGAGATGCTGACGCTCGGCGAATCGGCCGAGCCCGGGCCGGCATCGACCAGCCGCCTCTTTGCCGCCAAGACGCTGGCGACGCGGGCGATGCTGCGGACGGTGGATCAGGCGCTCACCATCGCTGGCGGCCCGGCGTTCCGCCGCGATCATCCGCTCGAGCACCTGTCGCGCGACATCCAGGGTGCCCGCTACCACCCCCTCCAGGAGGCGGCACAGCTCAGGCTCACCGGTCGGGCGGCGTTGGGCCTGTCGTTGGACGATTGATCGGGCGCATCAGCTGCCGCGGACCTTGACGTAGCTGCCCGGCGCCGGCTCGAGCGCCGGCAGCTCGCCGCTGCCGGGGATGCGCGCCTCGACCATCGGGCCGGAGCGCTCGGCGTTCCAGGCCGCCCAGTCCGGCCACCAGGACCCCTCGTGATGCTCGGCGGTCCCGAGCCAGGCTTCCGGATCGGGCGGCAGGTCCTCGTTGGTCCAGTAGCCGTACTTGCCGGACGCGGGCGGGTTGACGATGCCGGCGATATGGCCGGAGCCGGCCAGCACGAAGCGCTTGTGGCCCTTGTAGATCTGCGTCGCGGCGTAGGTGCTCTTCCAGGGGGCGATGTGGTCCTCGCGTGTCGACACCCAGTAGATCGGCAGGCGCAGCCGGCGCAGGTCGATCGGCACGCCGTCGAGGCAGATGCCGCCCGGCTGCATCAGCCGGTTCTCGTGGTAGAACTTGCGCAGGTAGAAGCCGTGCATGGCTGCCGGCATGCGGGTGTTGTCGGAGTTCCAATAAAGCAGGTCGAATGGGAACGGGTCCTTGCCCATCAGGTAGTTGTTGATGACGAAGGACCAGATCAGGTCGTTGGCGCGCAAGAGGTTGAAGGTGTTGGCCATCTCGGCACCGTCGAGGAAGCCGCGCTTGGACATCGAGGCCTCGATGGCCGCCAGCTGCTCCTCGTCGATGAACACGCCGAGCTCGCCCGGATCCTTGAAATCGACGAGGCTGGTGAAGAAGGTCGTGGCCTTGATGCGGTTGTCGCGCTTGGTCGCCATCCAGGACAGGGTGCAGGCGAGCAGCGTGCCGCCGAGGCAATAGCCGATCGCGGTGACGTCCTTCTCGCCGGTGGCTGCCTTGATGGCGTCGAGCGCCGCCAACGGGCCCTCGAGCATGTAGTCCTCAAAGGATTTGTGCGCCAAGCGCTCGTCCGGGTTGACCCAGGACAGCACGAAGACGGTGAAGCCCTTGTCGACTGCGAACTTGATGAAGCTGTTTCTCGGCTGCAGATCGAGAATGTAGAACTTGTTGATCCACGGCGGCATGATCATCAGCGGCCGCTTGTAGACCTGCGCTGTCGTCGGATCGTATTGCACGAGCTGCATCAGCTCGTTCTGGAAAACCACCTTGCCCGGCGAGGTCGCGATGTTGCGGCCGATCTCGAAGGCGTCGAGATCGGTCATCTTGATGGCGAGTCGGCCTTTGCCGCGCTCGAGGTCCTCGAGCATGTTCTTGAGGCCGCGCAGCAGGTTCTCGCCGCGGGTCTCGAGCGTCAGCCGCAGGACTTCCGGATTGGTCATCACGAAATTGGACGGCGCCAGCGCGTCGACGAACTGCCGCGTGTAGAACTCGATCTTCTGGCTCTGCTTGTCGTTGGCGGTGCCGGCACTCTTCGCCCGCTCCAGCAGGAAGCGTGCGGCCAGCAGGTAGGACTGCTTGATGAAGTCGAACAGCGCGTTCTCGTTCCAGGCGGCATCCTTGAAGCGCCGGTCGCCGCGCTCCGGCAGGATCACCGGCTCCGGCTCGTGACCGAGCATGCGCTGCGTGGTCGTCTGCCACAGTCGGAAATAATTCTGCCAGAGATCGAAATGCGCCTGCACCAGGTCGGTCGGATCGTGCATCAGCCGCTTGGTCAGCTCGAAGAAGGTCGAGCCCAACTGCATGGGATCGATGCCGTGCCCCTCGGTATCGTGCTGCTGACGAGCCAGGAATTCCTCGACGAGCCCACGGCTGCGCTCGGCGATCTCGCTCAGGATCTGAACGACCTCGTCCTCGCTCGGGCCGGGTGCTTCCTGTTGCTCAGCCATTCAACCATCCCTTATCATTGCCGGCGACATAAGGCTCTGGCGCATCGGGGCGGCAGGCCATCGAGAGTCACCGCGGATGATGCTACATCCAAGATGGCAATCTCGAGGCGCAGGCGCGACGGGGTAGGCGGCGCAGAGATGCATGGCAGGCAATCGTGAGCGTGCTCTTAAACGATAGCTGCACCACAGCCAACCATGCGGGTTCCGTCCGCAGCCGTGGCTGGCCCATGGCGTTCCGTCGCAGCAGGGTGCAGCTGTCGTTCGTGGCCCTTCTGGCGTTCCTGTCCGCCTGCACGATCGGCCCCGATACCGGCCCGGACCCTGAGGTCGATGCCGCCCCCTATCCGGCCCTGACCACGGTGCCGCCGCGGCCGAGGCTCACCTACTCGATCGACCAGCGGCGCGAGATCGCCACCGCCCTGGTCTCCGATCGCGCCAATGCGCGCTACGATCGGGAAGTAGCCCGCTACGAGCTGGGGCTCGACGACACCCCGCCGCCGGCCGAGCCGCCGAAGGTCATTGCCGAGCCCGAGCCTCCGGCCGGTGGAGTGGAGGTTCTACCGGCCACGCCGCCCGAGCCTCTGCCCCCCGGCGGCGGTGCGATCGCCGAGCTGGCCGTGCGGCAGCAGGTGCTGGAGGAGCGCAACAACGGTCGCATCGAAAGCTTCCTCCTCATCCTGCAGCGTCAGCTGGAGCTGAACCAGCAGGCGGAGGCCGCGGGGATCATCGTACCGCCCGATCCGATCCAACCCGAGACCCTGCCGAGCCCGCCGCCAAACCTGCCCGTCGCTGCCGAGCCGGAAGCGCTGCTGAAGCCGGCAATCCTCACCCCGCCGACGACCGCCGAGCGGGCCAACGCGCTCGACAATTTCTCCAGCTTCCTCGGCGGCGTCTTCGGCACCGAGGAAGCTGCCGCCCCGGCAGCGGCACCGCCCGTCGATCCGCCTGCCGCGGCGGTAGCAGCGCCGCCGACCCCGCGGCAGAGCGCAGCGCAGCCGGAGCCGGCGCCTCCAGTCGCTGCGGCCGAGCCGTCGCCGGCTGTCGTCGGCCCCGTGGCGCTGACGTTCCTGCCGCGCAGCACCGAGGTGCCGGCCGACGCCGAGCCGGCCCTACGGGCTGCGGCCCAGGCGGCGCGGGCCGACAATCGACGCCTGGTCGTCGAAGGCCACGGCGCCTCGCCGGCTCTCGGCCTCGATCGTGCCCGCTCCGTGGCATCCTGGCTGATGCGCCTCGGAGCGCCGCCGGATATGGTGTCGCTCAAGGGCGGCGGCGCCGGCGAGAATGTCATCGTTCACCTGCTCCCTTCCGACGCCGCCTGACGCATGGTCCTGCCGGTGATGGCAGCGGCCGTTGCCGCTCGTGCCATTTCGGGGCCGCCCGATCGTCGCTTTTCCGCTAGACTGGCAACCGCAATGAAGCAGCCCGAGTTCCACCGCATCCGCCGCCTGCCGCCCTACGTGTTCGCCGAGGTGAACAAGATGAAGGCTGCGGCCCGTGCTGCCGGGCGCGACATCATCGACCTCGGCATGGGCAACCCCGACAAGCCGACGCCCCCGCACATCGTCGACAAGCTGATCGAGGCGGTCCGCGATCCGAAGACGCACCGCTACTCGACCTCCAAGGGCATCCCAGGCCTGCGCCGGGCGCTGGCCGCCTATTACGGCCGGCGTTTCGGGGTGAAGCTCGATCCCGAGAGCGAGGTCTGCGTCACCCTGGGCTCGAAGGAGGGCTTGGCCAATCTGGCGCAGGCGATCACTGCCCCGGGCGACAGCATCCTCGTGCCCAACCCGAGCTATCCGATCCATCCCTACGGCTTCATCATCGCCGGCGCCTCGATCCGCCATGTGCCGTTCGGGCCGGGCATCGACCTGATGGCCGAGCTGGCGCATGCGGTCGAGCATTCGGTGCCGGCGCCCACGGTGATGATCCTGAACTTCCCGTCGAACCCGACGGCGATGACCTGCGACCTGAATTTCTATCGCGAGGCGGTGGCGTTCGCACGGCGGCACGAGATCTTCATCCTTTCCGACATCGCCTATGCCGAGATCTATTTCGACGCACCGCCGCCCTCGATCCTCGAGGTGGACGGCGCCTTCGACGTCGCCTGCGAGTTCAGCTCGCTGAGCAAGACCTACTCGATGCCCGGCTGGCGCATCGGCTTCGCCGCCGGCAACAGCCGGCTGGTGACGGCCCTGACCCGGATCAAGTCCTATCTCGACTACGGCGCCTTCACCCCGATCCAGGTGGCGGCGACGGCGGCGCTGAACGGGCCGCAGGACTGCGTTGACGAGATCCGCAAGGTCTATCGCGAGCGGCGCGACGTGTTGGTCGACGGCCTGACCCAGGCCGGCTGGCGGGTGCCGTCGCCGTCGGCGACGATGTTCTGCTGGGTGCCGCTGCCGGAGCGCTTCCGCAGCATGGGCTCGCTGGCCTTCTCCAAGCTGCTGCTGGAGGAGGCCGAGGTCGCCGTGTCCCCCGGCATCGGCTTCGGCGAGTATGGCGACGGCTTCGTTCGCATGGCACTGGTCGAGAATCGCCATCGGCTGCGCCAGGCGGTGCGCAACATCCGCACCTTCCTGGTCCGGCACGACAACGTCGCTCCGGCCGCACCGATCCAGATGCCCGAGCGGGCGATGGCCTGAGGCATGGGCGAGCCCCTGCGCATCGGCATTGCCGGCCTCGGCACGGTCGGTGCCGGCGTCGTTCGCCTGCTCGCCGCCAATGGCACGCTGCTGGCCGGCCGCACTGGCCGGCGGCTTGTGGTCACCGCGGTCAGCGCCCGCGACCAGGCCAAGGATCGCGGCCTCGACCTCGCGGGCGTGCGCTGGCATGACGACCCGCGCGGCCTGGCCGAGGATCAGGAGGTCGATGTCGTCTGCGAGCTGATCGGCGGCTCGGACGGGCCGGCGCTGGAGCTGTGCCGCGAGGCGCTGGCCCGCGGCAAGGCGGTGGTCACGGCCAACAAGGCGCTGCTGGCCGTTCACGGTGCGGCACTGGCGACAGCGGCCGAGCAGGCCGGGGCGCCGCTGGCCTTCGAAGCCGCCGTCGCCGGCGGCATCCCCATCGTCAAGTCGCTGCGCGAGGGGCTGGCGGCGAACCGGGTGCGGCGCGTCTACGGCATCCTCAACGGCACCTGCAACTACATCCTGACCACGATGCGCGAGACCGGGCGCGACTTCGCTTCGGTGCTCGCCGAGGCCCAGGCCCTGGGTTATGCCGAGGCCGATCCAAGCTTCGATGTCGACGGCATCGACGCCGCGCACAAGCTGGCCCTGCTGGCGGCCCTGGCGTTCGGTGGCCGGCCGCGCTTCGACGCGATCCACATCGAGGGCATCCGGCACGTCAGCGCGCTCGACATCAGCTTCGCCGCCGAGCTCGGCTACCGCATCAAGCTGCTGGGCCTCGCCCGGATGACGGAGGGCGGCCTGGAGCAGCGGCTGCATCCCTGCATGGTGCCGGTGAGCGCACCCATCGCCGCCGTCGAGGGCGTGTTCAACGGCGTGGTGGTCGACGGCGATTTCGTCGGCAATGTCGTGCACGAGGGCCGCGGCGCCGGTGCCGGCCCCACGGCCTCGGCCGTCGTCGCCGACCTGGTCGACATTGCCCGGGGCAGCCGCGTGCCGACGTTCGGCGTGCCGGCGGCGTTGCTGGCCGACCATGCGACGGCACCGATGGCGTCGCATGTCGGCAGCTACTACATTCGTCTGCTGGTCACCGATCGGCCGGGCGTGCTGGCCGACGTGTCGGCGGTGCTGCGCGATCATCAGGTATCGATCGAGGCGCTGATCCAGCGCGGCCGCAACCCGGACCAGCCGGTGCCGATCGTGCTGACGACGCACGACACGGTCGAGGCGCAGATGACCGGGGCCTTGGCCAGGATCGCCGATCTCGATTCGGTCATCGAGCCGCCACGGATGATCCGCATCGAGCGTCTGGCAAGCTGACCTTGCCATCATTTCGCGAGGGAATCATGAAGGACTACCAGAGCGAGGACCGCAACCTGGCCTTGGACAGCGTCCGGGTGACGGAGGCGGCGGCTATCGCCAGCGCCCGCCTGATGGGCCGCGGCGACGAGAAGGCGGCCGACCAGGCGGCCGTCGATGCGATGCGGCAGGCGCTGAACGTCCTCGACATCGACGGCACGGTGGTGATCGGCGAGGGCGAGCGCGACGAGGCGCCGATGCTCTACATCGGCGAGAAGGTCGGGACGGGGCACGGCCCGAAGGTCGACATCGCCCTCGATCCGCTGGAAGGCACCACCATCGCTGCCAACGGGGGGCCAAACGCCATCGCCTGCATCGCCATGGCCGGGCATGGCGGCTTCCTCAACGCTCCCGACACCTACATGCAGAAGCTGGCGGTGGGCGGCGGCCTGCCCGATGGCCTGATCGACATCGCCAAGCCGGCCTTGTGGAACCTGCAGCGCCTGTCCGAGGCCAAGGGCGTGCCGATCGCCGAGCTGGTCGTCCTGATCCTCGACCGGCCGCGCCACCAGCAGCTCATTGCCGACGTGCGCGCCGCCGGCGCCCGCATCCGGCTGATCAGCGACGGCGACGTTGCCGGCGTCATCGCCACCTCGCGGCTGGAGACCGGCATCGACATCTACATGGGCAGCGGCGGTGCCCCGGAGGGCGTGCTGGCGGCGGCGGCATTGCGCTGTATCGGCGGCCAGTTCCAGGGCAAGCTGCTGTTCCGCAACGACGACGAGCGTGGCCGCGCCCGCAAGATGGGCATCAAGGATCTCGACCGCGTCTACTCGCTCGAGGAGTTGGCCAAGGGCGACGTAATGTTCACCGCCACCGGGGTCACCGACGGCACGATGCTGAAGGGCGTGCGGCGCATCGGCAACCGGATGACCACCCAATCAATCGTCATGCGCTCGAAGACCGGCACCGTCCGGGTAATCGAGGCCGAGCACAACATCCCGCTGAAGACCGGCGTCGTGCCACATTTCGCCGGCTGAGCCGCGGTGCAGGTCGGTCGCAGCGCGCTCGGGCGGGTATGGTGCCTGCGCGCCTGCGACGAGCGGCTGGCGCTGGCGCTGAGCCAGCGGCTCGGGCTCGACGAGGTGGTGGGCCGGGTCCTGGCCGGCCGCGGCATCGGCCTCGACGCCGCCCAGGAGTTCCTCGAGCCGCGCCTGCGCTCGGCGATGCCGGACCCCTCGCACCTGCACGACCTCGACCGGGCCGCGGCCCGCATCGCCGACGCCGTCGAGGACGGCCAGACGGTCGGCATCCTCGGCGACTACGATGTCGACGGCGCCACCTCGACGGCCCTTTTCGTCCGCTACCTGCGCGGCCTCGGCATCGACAGCGCCATCGAGATCCCCGACCGGATCGCCGACGGCTATGGCCCGAACGAGCCGGCGCTGGCCCGGCTGGCGGTGGCAGGCTGCAGGCTCGTGGTGACGCTGGACACCGGTACCACGGCCTTCGCCCCGCTGGCCAAGGCCGCGGCAGACGGGCTCGACGTGGTGGTGATCGACCATCATGCCGCCGAGGCCCTGCTGCCCCGCGCCGTCGCCGTGGTCAACCCGAACCGGCGCGATCAGGACAGCCCGCTGAAGCACCTGGCGGCGGTCGGCGTCACCTTCGTCGTCACCGTGGCGGTCAACCGTGAGCTGCGCTCCAGGGGCTTCTTCCGCCGGCGCGCCGAGCCGGATCCGCGCGGCGGCCCGACCGGGCGCGCGCCTGTTCGTCATCGAGAACGTCCTGCCCGAGGACAGCGCACCTTCGCTCGCCCGGACGTTCGATCTGTTCCTGTTGCTCGGCGGTACGCGCAGCCGTGTAAGGTCGGAACAGCAGTTCCGCCGACTGTGCGAGTCGGCCGGGTTTGTGGTGTCGCGGGTAACCCCGTTGTGGGCTGACCAGGCGGCGATCGAAGCCACGCTGCCGTCAGGGCTCGAATCCCATCCGCCCCAGCGCGATCGGCTCGACGTGGAGTAGCTCCACACTGAAACCCTGATCGTCGGTGAGATAGACGACCGTGGCGATGCCCGGCACGGTGAACGGATCGCTGAGGCCGCGGTAGCCCGCGGCAACGACCCGCGCGTGGACGGCATCGAATGCCGCCTTGTCGGTGGATCCGAGGCCGACATTGAAGATCCCCTGGTCGCTCAGGCGGTAATCGGGCGGCCACGGGCGTGCCGGCGGGTCGCGATACTGCATCAGCTCGATCACGAAGTCGCCGGCCCACAACACCAGCGATTCTGGTCTCGCCCCGTCCAGTCCCCAGGCCGACAGGTCTCGGTCGTCATGCAGCGCGATGTCGGCGACCTCGAGCCCGAGTGCGTCGACCCAGAACCGCCGGGCGCGGGATAGATCGGGCACCGACAGCGTGATGCTCCGCGTCGCCACCGGCACCTCGGGTCGCGGGCGCGGCGTCGAGCCGGGGTGCCGGATGTCCCGCTCGCGCAGCTCGAGCAGCACACCCTCGGGGTCGCGGACGAACACACGGCGATCGCCAGCTCGCCCGATCGGCGCGGACATCGATGGCACGCCCGCCGCGCCGAGCCGCGCGATCGTCGCGTCGAGATCGACGGTGTGGAAACCGATCATCGAGTAGCCGATGTCACTGGCGCGCCAGTCGGGGCGCTGCGGCCGCATTGGCGGCCGGTGGAAGTGAAGAACCTCGAACTGGAACCAGGCCTGCTGGTCGACCAGGCACCAGACCGAGAAGTCGACGTCGGGCAGCCCGGACACGCGGGCGAAGTCGGGGCCGCCCCGCCGGCGCTGGTCTCCCGCCCCGAGCATGCCGAGGACCTCGCGATACCAGGCATGCGTGCGATCGAGATCACACACGCTCAGCGCGATCTGACACAGCGGCATCGCAACCGGCGGTTCGATGCCGCTCACTCTAGCACGCACCCACTGCCTCGCGCAGCTTGCGCCGGGACAGCTTGCCGCTGTCGTCGCGCGGCAGCGCATCGACGAACACGATCGTGCGCGGGCACTTGTACCCGGCCAGACGCTCCCGGCAGTGTGCGCCGAGCTCGGCGATACAATCCGCGCCCCCGGCGATTTCGGCATGCAGCACGACGATCGCGACCACCCGCTCTCCCCATTCCGGATCCGGCATACCGATCACCGCGACGTCGTCCACCGCCGGATGCATCGCCAGCACCTCCTCGACCTCGGCCGGGTAGACGTTGACCCCGCCCGACAGGATGAGATCGGCCTCACGCCCGGCCAGATAGAGATAGTCGTCGGCATCGAGACGCCCCAGATCACCGACGGTGAAGAACGTGCCCCGGCGGGCCGCAGCGGTCTTGTCCGGATCGTTGTGATACGCGAAAGGCTGTGGCCCAGACTTGAGATAGACCGTGCCGATCTCCCCTGGCGCGCAGGCGCTACCATCGTCGCGCAAGACGCGGATCCGGCCGTGGCCCTTGCCCACGCTGCCGGGATGGGCGAGCCACTCGTCGGGACCGATCCGGCAACCTCCGCCCTCGGCCGCGCCGTAGACCTCGTAGATGACCCACCCCCACCACGCGAGCATGCGTCGCTTGATATCCACCGGGCACGGAGCGCCGGTGTGGACCACGTGGCGCAGAGACGATGGGTCGAACCGCGTGCGCACATCGTCGGGCAGCGACAGCAGGCGGTGAAAATGGGTCGGCACGACCAGCGCGCCGGTCACCCGATGGCGCTGCATCCGGTCGAGCATCGCCTCCGGCGTCCAGCGGTCCATCAACACGACCGTGTGGCCCAGGTGCATGTGATCGGTGCACCACAGGAGCGACGCGCTGTGCGCCAGCGGCGAGGTCACGAGGTGAACCGCGCCGCTGTCGGGGGCGATGCCGGCGACGCCCGCGAGGTGCGCGGCCGCGGCGACGCCGGCTGTCTCCGGGCGGCGGTTGGCGAGCGGCCGGCGGACTGCCTTGGGCTGGCCGGTCGTGCCGGAGGTATAGAACAGCCGGTCGCCGGCGGTGCGGTCGGGCGGGGAGTCAGCGGATTGTCCGCGCACGACGTCGTCCAGCGGCCGAGCCCCGGTCGCGCCGCCGACCGCGAACATCGCCTCGTCGGCCAGACCGATCGACCGGGCGGCGGCGGTGACCGCCGGCTGGCTGCGATCGTCGAACACAAGCACGCGGGCACCCGAGTCGACAAGGATGTGCGCAATCTCGGGAGCCGTCAGCCCGACGTGGATCGGCGCGAAGTACCAGCCCGCCTGGAGCGCAGCGAAGTACAGCTCGAGCAGCTCGACCCGGTTGGTCAGCGCCACGGCGATAGGTTCTCCAGGTGCGATGCCGTGCTGACGCAGACCGTGGACGAGGCGATTGCAGCCGGCGAGCACCTCTCCGGCGGTGTGCTCGTCCCCGTCGGCGCCGATCACGGCGAGCCGCGACGGCTCCCGCGCGGCGATGGCCCAGAAATCGCACGCCGCCATGGAACGTGACGCAGGGTAGCAGAGGCGAGATACTGTCGCCATCCATGCAGGTGATCGACGCCTGGGTCAATTTCAGAATGCCGGAGACGCCAGCGGCGTGGCAGCAGCAAGTTGCCGAGCAGCTGTTCAAGCGCTCCGCGGGCGAGGTGTTCCGCAAGATGTCCGGTGCCGAGCTGCTCGAGCAGATGGATGCGTCGTCGATCGAGCGCGCCATCCTCACCGTGCGAGCCGATCGGCCGAGCAAGGAAGTGCTGGCGCTGGCCGAGCAGCACCCGCACCGATTCGCCGTATCGGCGATTGTCGACCCGCGGCTCGGCATGAAGGCAGTGCGCGACGTCGACGCGCTGGCCCGCCAGCACCCGCTCAAGCTGGCGCGCGTGATCCCGTCGATGCTGTCGCTGCCGCCCGATGATCGCGTCTACTACCCGCTGTATGCCCGATGCGTCGATCTCGGGTTGCCGATCTCGGTCAACACCGGGATCCCGGGGCCTCGGTTGCCCGGCCGATGCCAGGACCCGATGAACCTGGACGAGGTCTGTCTGTTCTTCCCCGAGCTCACCGTGATCATGGCGCACGGCGCCGACCCCTGGTGGGCGGTGGCGATCCGTCTGATGCTCAAGTACTCGAACCTGTACTTGATGACGTCCGCGTACGCCCCCCGCTACTTGCCGGCCGAGTTGATCCAGTACATGAACACCCGCGGCCGGGACAAGGTGATGTTCGCGACCGACTTCCCGTTCCTCCCGTTCGAGCGCTGCGTGGCCGAGGCGCACGCACTGGATCTGCGCGACGGCGTGCTCGAGCAGTTTCTGCACGCCAACGCGGCGCGCGTGCTGCTCGGGCAGAGCTAAGCTCGGGTCAGGCCAGGTCCGCCGCGATCACCTCGAGGCCCGGTGGCCGGAGCATGCGGAAGTGCGTCCCGCCCACGTGACGAAACGTGCAGTCGGCAGCCGTGTGCTGCGCCCAGTCACGAGGCCGTCCGCCTCGCACCATGTCCTGGGTCCACACTTGCAGCCGCGCGCGGCAGACGGAGGGCCGGTGGGCGGCCACCATTGCGGCGTGGCGCGGCAACAGGACGATCACGGCGGCGGCGCCCTCCGCCACCTCGGCCCCCCCGGGAAGAAGATCGTGGTCCTGACAGTAAGCAGCGACCGTGGCCGGATCGGTCGCGGTCATTCCGCGCAACACGCGGCGGATGTGCGGGGACGGAGGAGGCCGAGGATGGAAGATCTGGATCGCTGCCTGCGCTCCAATCGTGGGGTCAGATCGCAATGGATCGACGCGCTCGGGTGGCGGACCGATCAATCCGACGAGCTCGACCTCCGCACCCGCGCGCTCGAGCTCGCACGCCATCGCGTGCGCGGTCAGCGCGCCCATCGACCAGCCGGCCAGCCGGTACGGACCGTGCGGTCGCGCGGCGAGCAGCTGTGCGGCATAGTCGGCAGCCATCGCGGCGATCGTGGCGTGCTCGGCAAACGGCGCGCGGAGGGCATTGGACTCGATCGCGTAGACCGGCTGGTCCGCTCCGAGCCGCTCGGCGAGCCGGCGGTACTCGTTGACATGGCCGCCGATCGGGTGCGCACAGATCAGCGGCGGACGGCTGCCGCTGTCGCGCAGCGCGACCAGCGTCATCGAGCGCCGGGCAACGTGGCCAGGTGACTCGCCAGGGACGACACGGTGGGGTGCTCGAGGACCAGCGCGACCGGCAATTCGTCCACGCCGATGTGTTCGGCGAGCTCGTCGGTGAGTCGAACGACGTCGAGAGAATCGAGGCCCAGCCCGGCGAACTCCGCGTCTTGCCCGACTTCCTGCTGCAGCTGGTTCGTCAACCAGTTCCGGATGAACGAGGCAATCTTCTGCACTTCGAGAGACATCACCTCGAACCTATCCGACCGTCGGCGAGAGGTCAAAACCGAACCGCCGGGCCAGACAAGCGTGCGACGTGGCGCCGGCGGGAGCCGCTGTTCGATCAAGGCTTGCGCGGCGTGTCGCCGTGAACAAAACTCGCGCCATGGCGCGAGACATTCGGCAGGCGATGGCGGCGCAGGCGGGGATCACCCGAAGGCGCTTTCTCGAGGCGCTGCGCGGCGACAGCGCGCGCGCGACACAATCGGCCTTGCTCGAGCGTTGCGTCGCCCCCAACGCCGACACCGTGTTCGGACGCGAGCACGGGTTCTCGAGCGTGCGTGACATCGACGACTTCCGGGCGGCGGTTCCGATCCGACATTATGAGGATCTGGCGCCGTGGATCGGTCGCGCTGCCGACGGCGAGAAGGGCGTCCTCACCACCGAGTCCCCGGTCCGGTTCTGGAAGACGACCGGCACCACCAGCCTGCCCAAGCGGATCCCGGTGACGCCGGCATCGGCCGCGCGGATGATGGAATCGTTCCTGACTCTGCAAGGGACCCAGCTGGCCTACCACCCCGAGATCAACGAGCGCGCCGACACCGTCCTGGTCACGCACATCTCGCCCAAGGCGATCAAGGAGTACCTGGGACCCGGCCGCATCCCTTACTGCAGCACCACCGAGGTCCCGGTCGAGGTGCGTCCCGGTCACGAACCGTTTCTTGCGCCGTGGATGCTGCCGCTGCAGAACGTGGTCGAGGACGACGCCGAGCGGCTCTACTTCCTGCTCTGCTTTGCGTCGCTGCACGATCTTCGTGCGATCTGCTGCCTGCACCCGAGCCGGTTTCAGACCGTCGCCGCCGCCCTCGATCGCAGCTGGCCGCGTCTGGTCCGCGAGCTGGCCGACGGCACGCTGCTGGGGGAGCCGGCGCGCGCGCCTCGACCGGACCGCGCCGCCGAGCTGGAGGCGATCGCGACCCGGTCAGGCACGCTGCGCCCACGCGATGTGTGGCCGAACCTGCGCTTCCTCAGCTCGTGGAGCGGCAGCTACATCAGCCGCTACGCCCGCGCGATGGAAGACGGCTACTGCAGCGAGTTTCTCGCCATGCCGTCGATCAGCAGCGAGTGCTTTGCCACGATGACGATCGACGACGATCGAATCGCCCAGCCGCTCAACGTGCGCGGTGCGGTGTTCGAGTTCATCCCGTCGGATCAGGAGGTCGGTGCGGGGACCCCGACGCTGCAGTTTCACGAGCTGCGGGTCGGTGATAGCTACGAGATCGTGCTCACCACGCTCGCCGGGCTCTATCGGTACGCGATGTGCGACATCTTCCGGGTCACCGGGTTCGTGGACCAGGTGCCCCGGCTCGAGTATGTCGGGCGCCGCTCGGTCAGCGATCTCACCGGCGAGAAGCTGGCCGAAGAGCAAGTCGTGGACGTGGTCAAGGCGGCGTTTTCCGCGCACGCGATTGCTGCCGATGCATTCACCGTCTGTGGCATCCAGTCCGACGACACGGGGGCGCGGCCACGCTACGTGATGGTACTCGAGACCTCGATCGACTGGCCGCGTGCTCGCTGGGACGAGATCGCGATCGCGCTCGATGCGCAGTTCAAGGTGATCAACTCGCGCTACGAGCTGAAGCGAAACTTCCACGACCTGGATCCGGCCAACGGGCAGTACATCGGCTACCTGGACTGGGTGACCGATGCCGGGTGGCAGCGGTACCAGGGGATGCTGCTCTCGTTCCAGCGGCGATCGACAAACGGGATCACGGCCAACGTGAACTACACGCTGTCGGAGTGCCGGGGCCTGATCAGCCAGGGCGGCGGTCCGCTCAACGTCGGCACGGGCTACATGCTGCCGGTGTCGCTGATCAATCCGCCAGCCAATGCGGACGAGCTATTCGACGCCGACGAGGGGCGGTGCGCCAACTCGCCGACCCACATTTTCAATGTGACGGCCAGCGTCGAAACGCCGCGGTTCGAGAACACCACGGCCCGTGTGCTCGCGTCGGGTTGGCGGTTGTCTGGGATCTTCCGCGCGCAGTCCGGAACGGCGTTGAACATCACCACCGGCCAAGACCGGGCGCTGACCGGCATGCAGGATCAGCGACCGAGCCAGGTGCTCGACGATGCGTACGGCGACAAGTCCTTGAACGGTTGGTTCAACCCGGCGGCGTTCGCGCAGCCGGCGCTCGGCACGCACGGGAATGCGAAGCGCAACGACTACGAAGGACCGGGCAGGCGCGTGGTCGATCTCTCGCTCGTGCGGTCGTTCCCGTTCGGCACGCAGCGGATCGAAGCGCGCGTCGAGGCATTCAACGCGTTTAACTGGTTCCGGTGGGGCAATCCCGTGACGAACTTCAGCAGCGCCACCTTCGGCCGCATCCTCTCAGCCGATGACCCGCGGATCCTGCAGTTCGCCATGAAGTATTCGTTCTGATGTCCGGCCGGTAGTTGGCAGCCGGTAACCAGTAGCAAAAACTTGCCACCAGCTACCGGCTACCGGCTACCAGCTAACCAGCTAACCAGCTACCCGGCCGACCGTTGCGGTTTCCATTAGGGAGACGTAGTATTTGATCGCCCGAGGGGGCGTACCGCGGCCGTCACGTCATCAATGGAGGCAGGCAACATGAGGTTCGGATCCAAGCGCCCGGTTTTCTGGGCGACCTGGGCAGCGATGGTCTGCCTGTTCGGCGTTGTATCGGTGCGTACGCAGGCGGGGCAGGCCCCCCAGACGACCGACACGGTGTTCAAACAGATTCTGGTGCTCAAGGGCATGCCGGTCGACACGTTCTTCGACGCGATGGGGATGTTCGCGGCGTCGATGGGTGACGACTGCACGTACTGCCACGTGAAGTCCGCGATGCTCAATCGCGCCGATTTCGCGACCGCGACGCCGAGGATTCAGAAAGCCAGGCAGATGATCGTGATGATGCAGGCGCTGAACAAGCAGTACTTTGCTGGCGCGCCGAGGGTGACCTGTTTCACGTGCCACCGGGGCGCCTACCAACCGGAAAATTCACCGCGGTTCTCGCTCCAATACGGCGCGCCGGAAGACGACCCGAACGTGATGAACTTCATTCCCGACACGCGGGCGTCAGCCGATCAGGTGCTGGACAAGTATCTCCAGGCGATCGGCGGCCCGGGTGCGCTGGCCAAACTCACGAGCTTTACCGCCAAGGGAACCTATGCCGGTTACGACACCGGCGACGCAGAAATCCCCGTGGAGATATTCGCCAAGGCTCCCAATCAGCGCTCGTGGGTCATCCAGACGCTGGACGGGCCGAGCTACCGCGTCTACGACGGGACGAACGGGTGGTGGGCTGGTCCGGATGCCCCCGTGGCGATTGAAACACTGACGAGCGGCAACCTCGACCGCGCGCGGCTCGAAACGCTGGTCGCGTTTCCAGCCGGCATCAAGCAGGCGTTCACGTCGTGGAAGGTTGGGCGAACCGCCATCGACGACAAGGACGTCACCATTGTGCAGGGGACGAAGGCGGGGTTGCTTCCCGTGAACTTCTACTTTGACAACGCGACGGGATTGCTCGTGCGGGTCGTTCGTTGGAACGAAACGGCGGTTGGGCCGGTCCCGACCCAACTCGAATACAGCAACTACCGTGATGTCGCCGGCGTGAAGATGCCCTTCAACTGGGTCATGACCCAGACCTACATGCAAGCGAGGATTCAGCTGACCGCGCTGCAGCCGAACGTCGCCATTGACGCGGCGCGGTTTGCCAGACCGCCTGTGGTGCCCCGATAGAGCGGATGCACCGGTCTGGCCACCCTGTATTTGGGTGTCGTCTACCAACTGGGTTTGGTTGTTCGGTTTCACACGCCCAGTCACGTAGTCTCTGGGTCGCTCCTACTGCGAAGGACGGACGTCCATTCGGAGGCACTGGATGAAGCGAACGCGGTTCCTGACGGGTTTTGCCCTGTCGTGTCTGATCTGTCTGGCCCTGCTGGTCGGCGTTGCCGCGCCTCGAGCCGAGGGCCAAGGTGCGCCACCGGCCGCGGCGGCGCAAGCACCCCCGGTACAGACGGCCGCGGCCGCGGCGACCGCCGCCCGAAGGGTCGATTACAACTGGGACGTTCGTCCCATCCTGTCTGACTATTGCTTCCGGTGTCACGGCCCCGACGAGAAGGCGCGACAGGCCAATCTGCGGCTGGACACTCCGGACGGCGCGCGGGCAGCGTTGCGACGCCCGGGTACGTTCGCGATCGTTCCGGGCAAGCCCGCTGAGAGTCAGCTGATTTTCCGTGTGACGCACGCGAACACGGCGGTCCGGATGCCACCGCTCGTCACGAACAAGGTGCTGTCGGCCGAGCAGATCGAGACGCTGCGCGCATGGATCGAGCAGGGCGCCGAGTACAAGCCGCACTGGGCGTTCGTCGCGCCGCAGAAGGCGGCGCCCCCCAGCGTCATGGCGTCCCACCGGATCGTCAACGACATCGATCGCTTTATCGTGAGCCGTCTCGACCGAGAGGGCTTGCGGCAGTCTCCCGAAGCCGACAAGGAGTCGCTCGTCAACCGCGTCACCCTGACGCTGACCGGCTTGCCGCCGACGATCGCGGAGGTGGACGCGTTCCTCAAGGACTCGAGTCCGAACGCCTACGAGAAACTGGTCGAGCGCCTGCTGACCTCGCCCGCGTACGGCGAGCACATGGCGAGCCAGTGGCTCGACATCGCGCGGTACGCGGAGAGCGATGGATTCCTGGATGACCTGCACGATCGCCTTCTGTGGCCGTATCGCGACTGGGTGATTGCCTCGCTCAACAAGAACATGCCGTTCGATCAGTTCGCCACCTGGCAACTGGCCGGCGATCTGCTGCCGAACGCGACGAAGGAACAGAAGCTGGCCACGGCGTTTCTGCGCCTGGGCAAGCGGACCAATGAGAACGGCGCCATCGACGAGGAGTATCGCGTCGAGTACGCCGTCGATCGCGCCGTGACAATTGGCACCGGGTTCCTCGCGATGACCGTCGGGTGCGCGCGCTGCCACGATCACAAGTACGACCCGATTCCGACCAAGGACTTCTACTCGATGACCGGGTTCTTCAACAGCACGGACGAGCCTGGGTTCTACGCGCCTGGTCGGACGGGGATCACCGCCGGACCGACGCTCCCCTGGGCGGACGCGGCCACGGAGAAGAAGATCGCCGACGCGCAAGCGGCCATCCGCCGCCAGGAGGCTGCCTACCAGGCAGCCCGGGCCCAGGCGGCGCGTGACATCGCTCCGAAAATCGACGCGATGCTTGCCAATCCGGCGGAGCTGCAACAGGCGATTCAGCATTCCCTCGACCGCGGCCTGGTGGGGTACTACCCCTTCGACGAAACCGCGCCGATCACCGAAGAGCTCCTTCCGACGGCGCTTCCGCAGGCGCGTCTCTCGCCGCCACCGCTCGCGCCTGAATCACTCCAAGAGCCGTGCACCAGCAACAACGGTCCCCTGGTTTCGGACGAGAACTGTCGAAAGATATTCCGTGCGGCCGAGGAAAAGGCGGCCGCAGCGGGCGGAGAGCGCGCCCGCGCGTTGCCGGGCGGTCTGCTTCGTGACGACCTCGTGGTATCGCCAAGCACGGCTGGCGGTGCGCTCCCAGCGGTCCTCATGACGCCGGATCTGCGCGAAGGGGTCAAAGGCAAGGCGCTGCACTTCACCGACAACGAGATGGGGGTGCTTGGCAAGGGCGTCGGCTACTACGAGCGGACGCAGCCCTTCAGCATCGATCTGTGGGTGAAAGCCGGGCAGGTGTACGAAGACTCGACGATCCTGCATCACCGCGAAACGGAGAACGCGGGCAACGCCGGCTATCAACTCCATCTCGAGAAGAACCACCTGCGGTGGGAGATGATGCATTCGCGGGCGGGCAACGGGATCAGCCTGCTCTCGGCGCAGCCGATTCCGCTGAATCAGTGGACCCATGTCACCGTGACCTATGACGGGTCCAGCCGCGCGCAGGGCACCAAGCTGTACGTCAACGGCGCCGCCGTGGACGTCCAGGTGGCCCGCGACAACCTGACCCGCACGATCATTCCCAACGGCAATGGCAACCAAGCCGACCAGGCGCTGGGTCTGGCTTTCGGCAAGCGGCTGCGCGCCCAGGCCATCAAGGACGGCGAAATCGATGAGGTGCGCGTCTTCCGGACGGCGCTGACACCCGCTGAAACGCGCCTGCTGCACAGCCAGACGCAAGGCGCCGCGTCGCCCGTGGTCGCCCGACAAGAGCTCGTCGATCTTCTCGTGGCCGGCGACCCGAAGGTCGATCAGGCGCTTACCGCACTCACCAAGGCGCGGGACGCCGAGAACGAGATTGTCTCGATCGTGCCGCAGATCATGGTGATGGGCGATACACCGACTCCGAGACCCACCTACGTGCTCGTGCGCGGGAACTACGAGGACCACGGTGAAGAGGTGGCGCCGCGCGGTTTGGCGAGTGTCCTGCCCTGGAATGCCGCCTGGCCTGAGAACCGCATCGGTCTCGCGGCATGGCTGTTCGATCAGAAGAATCCGCTGACGGCTCGAGTCTTCGTCAATCGCACCTGGCAGATGCACTTCGGCCGAGGACTGGTGGAGACGGCGGAGGATTTCGGCTCGCAGGGCTCCATTCCGACCAACCCCGACCTGCTCGACTATCTCGCCGTGAGCTTCAGGGAGTCAGGCTGGGACATCAAGCGCCTGCATCGGACGATCGTGATGTCGGCGACGTACCGTCAGCAGTCCGACGTGAGCGAGGATTCGCTGAAAAAGGATCCGCGCAACATGCTGCTGGCGCAGTTCCCGAGGCTTCGCATGCCGGCCGAGATGGTACGCGACCAGGCGCTGGCCGCGAGCGGCCTGCTCCAGCGAAAGATTGGCGGGGCAAGCGCGTACCCGTACCAGCCCGACAACATGTGGGACGGGTTCAACGTCTATACGCACCCGAAGCCCGACGCGGTGCCAGCCGACTCACACCACCGACGAAGTCTGTACACGTTCGTCAAGCGGAATGCCTTGCACCCGGCGATGGCTACGTTCGACATGCCGGAGCGCTGGTCCACCGCCGCGCGGCGTCACACGTCGAACACGCCGCTTCAGGCGCTCGTACTGCTGGACGACCCGCAGTATCTCGAGGCCTATCGTGCGCTGGCCTCGCACGTGCTGAAGACCGAATCCGCCGCGGATGCGCGGCTGACCCTGGTATTTCGACTGGCCACGCGGCGACATCCGCGAGCTGACGAAATGGCGGTGCTGCGCGAATACCACGCAGCGCAGCTCCAGCGCTTTGGACGGGACCGCGACGCCGCGACGAAGCTGCTCGAGGCTGGAGTGACCCCGGTTGACGCGACCCTGGACGCCGTTCAGCTGGCCGCTCTGACCAATCTGACAACCGTCGTGATGAATACGCCGGACGCGTATTCGTTGCGCTGAGGGCGAGGGCATGAGCTTCAACGAATTCAACCAAGCCCGGCGCGCGTTCCTGCTCAAGACCGGCGTGGGGCTTGGCTGGCTCTCACTGGCTGAGTTGCTGGGCACGCCGGCCTGGGCGCAGTCGCCGATTCCGGTCGACGCACATGCCGGCCTGCCGGGCTTCCCGCACTTCCCGCCGAAGGCCAAGCGCGCCATCTACCTGCACATGCTGGGCGCGTTCTCGCAGAACGACACGTTCGACTACAAGCCGATGCTGGAGAAGATGCACGGCGAAGAGCTGCCGAGCTCGGTTATGGGGAATCGACGGCTCTCGACGATGGTCAAGGGACAGACGTCGTATCCCATCGTCGGCCCGGTGGCGAAGTTCAAGCCATACGGGAAGAGCGGAACGATGGTCAGCGATGCGATGGAGCACGTCGCGCGCATCGTCGATGACATCTGCCTCATCAAGACCGTGAATACGGAGCACGTCAATCACGACCCGGCATCGAAGTTTCTGCACACCGGCTTCCAGATCGCCGGGCGTCCGTCTACCGGCGCATGGGTGAGCTACGCGCTGGGATCGGCCAACAAGGATCTGCCGATGTTCGTCGTGATGAGTTCCGGCAACCCGGGCGGCGTGCCGATCGATGCCTCGACCTGGGCGGCGGGTTTCATGCCCTCGCACTATCAGGGCGTGCAGTTCCGGTCCGGTCAGGAGCCGGTGCCATACATCGAAAGTCCAGATGGGCACACGCGCACCGATCGTCGCGAAATGCTCGACGTGATCAGCAAGCTCGCGAACGCGCAGCGGAAGGTGTCCAACGACCCGGAGATCCCGTCGAAGATCAGCCAGTACGAGATGGCGTATCGAATGCAGGAGTCCGTGCCCGAGATTGCGGATATCTCGAACGAGCCCGAGCACGTGCTGGATCTGTATGGACCGGACGTGAAGAAACCAGGCACCTTCGCGCGCAATTGTCTGCTGGCACGGCGGCTCGCCGAGCGTGACGTGCGCTACACGATGGTGGTGCAGATGGGCTGGGACCACCACGGCGGCATCTCCGCCCGGCTCCCAGCCAGCTGCCGCGAGGTCGATCAGCCTTCAGCGGGTCTGGTGACGGACCTGAAGCAGCGCGGGCTGCTCGATGACACCCTGGTGGTGTTCGGCACCGAGTTCGGGCGGACATCGTTCGCGCAGGGCACCCTCAAGACCAACTTCGGACGCGACCATCACGGCGGCAACTTCTGCGTGTGGATGGCTGGCGGGGGCGTCAAAGCCGGGATGACCTACGGCGAGACCGATGACTTCGGCTACAACATCGTCAAGGATCCGCTTCCTTCGACATCGAGGAGTACGGAGCCGACGGAACCAAGCTCGGCGAATACATGCTCGAGGCAGCCGTCGCCGGCTAACGGATGGTGGCGCCGCCGGGGGCGGCGCCACCGTGTTCGCCCGCCTAGGAGACGGTGAAGCCGCCGTGCATCTCGTCCGAGTGCGGCGCGCAGAAGAACGTGTACTTGCCCTTCTTGAGCGAGAGCATGGCCGTCTTCGTGCCGGTCCACTCCTCGCCTGAGAGCACCTTGCTCGTGCCCGGGCCGACGAGGCGGAAGTCGTGGTCCTCCGAGCGGTCGGCGACCACGAAGCGATACTTGACACCTGCTTTGAGCTTCTTCACCTTCTTGCCGCCGATGGTCAGGTTGATCGTGTAGCCAGGCCCGACAGTCGCCCTCACCGTGTTCGGTGCGGCGGCTGCCGGCCCGCCCATGAGCAACGCGGCGGCGACTGCTGCCGAGGCGACGGCGGCGACCGCGGCGATGATCCTGCTCGACATTTCAGAGACCTCCTTGGTCATGTGGTTTCGATCGTGATGAGCTCGGCTGGCGGTGTCAGACGGTGGCCGAGACGCGACACGTCTCGAGTCGCGGCCCGGAGGCCCGCACGACGATCGAGTCCCGGCCGTACCAGTCGTCGATCGTGCGGCGAAGCTTCACCGTGCGACTGTCGGGGCTGCGAACGACGCCCTTGAAGACGGTCCTCCGCTCGCGCAGGAGGATCACGCTCCAGGCGCCATTTCGCTGCTGCGTCCGGATCTCGAGGTCGATGCGAATCTCATCGCCGTCGGCCCGGAGCCGGATGTTGATTCGACTCGACGCCGTGCAGGTACCGGCCTTCCGAACATCCCTGTCGTCGTCCGCGGTAGCGACGGCAGGAAGCGAAAGCGCCGCGCAGGCGGCGACGGCGGCGAGCAGCAGCATCCGCTGATCGAGCTTCATCGCCACTGACCTTGCCCGCAGAGGAGTAGGCGTCGCAATGCGACATCCGTCCTAGGACTGGCGGCCCGTGATGCCGTTTCGCTCGGCCCAGAGCGCGGCCTGGGTGCGATCGGTGACGCCGATCTGCCTGAAGACGCTCGTCAGGTGCGCCTTGACGGTCTTCTCGCTGATGTCCAGCCGCCTGGCGATCAGCTTGTTAGGCAGCCCTTCGGCTACGAGCACGAGCACTTCGCGCTCGCGCCCTGAGAGCCCCTCGGCGGGAGCGGCCGCGTGCCGTGCACCGAGAAGCGCCCGGGCCGCCCTCGGGTCGAGCGGCGCATCGCCGCGGGCAGCCGACTCGATCGCTTTCCTGAGCTCGTCGGGCTCGACGTCCTTGAGCAGATAACCGGCCGCGCCTGCGTCGAGTGCCTGCAGGATCTTCGCCCGGTCCGAGAAGGACGTAAGGACGACGACGGCTGCGTCGGGTTGCTGCTCCTTGATCTGCCGCGTGGCCTCGATCCCGTCGAGGACGGGCATCTCGAGATCCATCAAGACCACATCTGGCCGGAGGTGCACGCACATCTTCACCGCGAGCTCGCCGTCAGCCGCCTCACCGACGAGCTCGACGCCTGCGAACGTCGACAGCAGCTGTGCCAGCCCCTGGCGAACGACCGTGTGGTCGTCGGCGATGACGACCCGGATCACGAGGTGGGCACCTCGAGCACGAACGTCGTCCCTGCTCCCGGGGCCGACCCCACGTCAAGGCGTCCGCCTTGTCGCGCTGCGAGCTCTTCGAGCAGCGCGAGGCCGACGTGGCCCTCGGCCCGGCTCTGTTCGCGCTGAGCCGCTGTAAAGCCCGCGCCGTCGTCGACCACCGTGAGCCGCGCCAGCCCGTTGTCACACCAAACGCGGATCGAAACCTTCGACGCGGCGGCATGGCGCCGCACGTTGCGCACAGCCTCGCCTGCGGCCCTGTAGAAGAGTCGCTCCACATCCTCGGGAAGCGGCTCGTCGGTGACGTCGATCGTGGTCTCCACGTCTCCTGCCGAGAGTGGGGCGACGATGTCTGTGAGGGCGGCTTCGAGACCGGCGGCCTGCAGGCTCGGAGGATGGATCTCGACCAGGGCCGACCGAAGGCGTCTCATCGCGTCGCGCGTGGCGCTCGCAGCGCTACGAACGGTCGAGCGCATCTCGTCCGGCGACTGCGCATCGGCCTGCTCCGAGACCGAGCTGAGCGAATACGAGATCCCGGCGAGATCCTGAACCACTCCATCGTGGAGATCGGCCGCGATACGGCGGCGCTCGTCGTCGGATGCCTCGAGAGAGCGCACCAGCAGCGCCTCTCGTTCCTCCTGGCTGCGACGCAGGCGTTGCGCCAGTCGCCAGGCCAGGGGCACCTGGACGAGCCAGAGCAGGAACAGGCTGGCCAGGAGCAGCCCGGCGAACGGAAGCCAGATCCTGCGGCTGGTCGACGCCACCGAGGAGCTGCGCTGGTACGTCTCGTAGAGGAGTGGCGTGCCGTCCGGCGCGCGGACGGGGAGATACACTTCGTAGAGGCTTCCCTGTCCTCGCTCGAAGCGGTTCTCTTCGCCCTCGAGGCTGCTCAGCTCGGAACGCGCCTCCCCGCTCTGGAGGACCTCGACCTTGGAGTCGTCGAGAGGAAACTTCTCGCCGATCAGCTTCGACTCGTCGGAGTAGACGATGCGGCCGTCCGCGTTCCAGACCTTGACGCGGACGATGCGCTCGCCGAGCACGCGCTCCTGCACTATCCGGTCGAGCGCTGCGAGCGCCGCCGGGTCGCCCGAGAGCACGCCGTCGCGCATCGCCGGCTCGACGATGCTCTGGCCGGTGAGCACGGCGAACTGCCGTGCGTCCCGGATCGCCTCGGTGCGACCCAGGTTGCGGAAGACCAAAAGCGACCCCACGAGGAACAGCGCGAGCACGACGAGCCCCGTGAGGGCGAACTGGACGACCGCGCGCGTTGTCGAAGGGACATCAGACCGCATTGCCGCTTTCTACCCCTTCGCGAGTCGGCCTACGACCAATGTCCGATTGTGGCTGCGACCGAGCCGAAGGCAGAGTTGGCGCATTGATGCCACGAGTAGTCGAGAGGAGCGGAGCATGAAAAGCGTAATTGCAGCGAGTGTGGCGGCACTGTGCGGCCTGACGATCGCGGTCGCAGCGGCACCCGCAGGAGTAGCCAAGGACGGCGACGTCATCCGTCGCGGCAACTGCACCGGCTCAACCGATTGGAAGCTCAAGCTGAGCGAAGAGGACGGGCGCATCGAGGTCGAGTTCGAGGTCGACCAGAACCGCAACGGTGTGAGCTGGAACGTGCGCCTCTTCCAGAACGGCTCTCAGATCGCGCGAGCGACGCGCGTCACGCGCGGCCCGAGCGGCTCGTTCGAGTTCCGGAAGGTCGCTCCGAACACCGCCGGGACGGACTCGTTCCGCGCTCGCGCCACCAGGGCCTCGGGCGAGGTCTGCAACGGCCGTGCGTCGGCGTCCTTCTAGAGCGCGGCGCTACGGATGAACTTCGGCTGGGGGCTGTCCGCGCAGGACCCGGATCAGCCCCCAGAGCGATACGAGCGCCCAGACGCCCTCGAGCAGGAGGAACCCCCACTGCTCCTCGTGCCAGGCGAGCACGGCCAGCACGGCCGAGCCGACGAGGTTGAGGACGAGGTAGAGGCGCGAGTGCTGGTCGAGTAGCCCGAACTGGGCGGCGCCGTACGCCAGCAGGATGAGTAGCGCGCCGACGATCTGCACGGCCTGAGCCACGCGGCGAGCGTAGCTCAGTCGCTCGCGAGCGGCCAGACGCAGGCGTGAACGCAGAGCCAGCTGTCCCCGCGCCGTTCGTACGTGTCCACGTAGCGGCCGTAGCGGCCCGGTTGTCTCGTCGTGCGGGCCGACACCACGGCCGTGTCGCCGTCCACGTGTATCCGCAGCTGGTCGAAAGCGAGAGCCGGTGACGGATTGCTGCGCAGGGTGTCCACGTACCGCTCGTGAGGCCAGACGTCCCCGGTCGCCCCGTCGAGGTACGAGAAGTCAGGCGAGAGGATCGGCTCCAGTAGCTCCCACGAGCCCTGTCTGAACGCCTCGATGAACTGCTCGTTGAGCTCGGTCAGTGCTGTGGTGTCGCCCATGTCTCCTCCTCGTTGTTGTCCAGAGATGTGTTGCTACGAGCGCGCGCCACGGTCGCCAGCGCTCCGCTGCTTCGCCAAGGGTCTCGTGCGGCGCGAGCCCGGCGTAGGCGTGCCGGAGCCCGAGATCCGTCGTTGGAAAGGCGTCGGGCTCCCCCAGCCGGAGGGCGATGTAGTGCGCCGTCCACGGGCCGAGACCGTCCAGGGCTGCGAGCGAAGCCACGAGGCGGTCGAGCGTGACGCTGCGGTCGAGGCGCACTCGATCCTCGACGACGGCACGGGCGAACGAGCGGATTGCTTCACCACGAGCCGGCATGAGACCGACGCCCGAGTAGTCGGCGCCGGCAAGCGTCGCGGCCGACGGGAACGTGTGCGTGAGCCCCAGCGGCTCGAGCCCCGGCGCACGAGTGCCGAGCCGCTCGACGAGTCGCCCGCTGACCGTGTTCGCCGCCGCGACCGACACCTGTTGCCCGATGATCGCGCGCACTCCCAGTTCAAATGGGCTCCACGTCCCCGGAGGGCGCACGCCCGGACGCTCACGGATCAGCCGCCCGACGATCCTGTCGGCGGCCAGGACGCGGACGGGCTCATCGACGTCGAGATCGAGGTTCGCGATGTGGCGAGCCCGCTGCACGACGTGCACGAGCTCTTCCCAGTGGGGCAGATGGGCCCGCAGCAGCAGATGATCGTCCCCACCTGGGCGGAGCTCGAGGACACCGGGCGCCTCACCGACCACGATCGTCCTCCGATACGTGTCTCCGGCGACGCTTTCTACGCCGGGGATCGCGCGGCCGGCGAAGTAGTCGAGCAGCGCCGGCCAGTCGAGTGGGCCGCAGTACGGGAGCCTCAGGACGAGTCCGCCGTCCGCCGCGAGCCGGTCTGCCCTGCGGCGCCGCGCTCGTAGAGCGCTCGGCGACTCCCGGAAGACCTCCTGGCAGACGCGATTGAACTGCCGGAGGCTGCCGAAGCCCACGGCGAAGGCGATCTGCGCGACCGGGAGGTCGGTTTCGTCGAGCAGACGGCGCGCGAGATGTGCTCGCGCCGATCGCGCCAGGGCGTCGGGCGTCACTCCCAGGTGGCTCATAAACAGACGCCGCAGGTGCCGCGCCGACACACCGAGCCGTGCGCCGAGCTCGGCTTCCGCCCCCACGTCGAGTGCGCCGTCGAGAATCAAGCGCACGGCGCGGCAGACGAGCTCCGGCGCCGACGTGGTCACGGATTCCGGCCAGCGGTAGGGACGGCACCGGTGGCAGGCGCGGAAGCCGGCGGCCTCGGCGGCGGCGGCCAGCGGGAAGCTGCGGACGTTCTCAGCGCGCGGGCGAGCCGGACAACCTGGCCGGCAGTAGATACCCGTCGTGACGACCGCCGAGAACGTGCTCATGGGCCAGATATACCGTGCCGGGACGCGTCCGACCGGCCGGATCCGGACAGACAGTTACGGCAGCACGTGAGCGAGCACGCCGTCCAGGGGCCGTGGCACGCGGCCGAGATCGATTGCCTGGACGAGCAGCGTTGCGTAGCGGGCCTTTCGGTTCCACATGAACCGCCACAGCTGCTCCTCGTAGGGCAGCGCTCGCTTGGCCGGCTGCTTCTGGAAGGTGCGAAACGATGCGAGCTCGCCTTCGGCCGCGATGACCTCTTCCACGGTTGCGGGGCCGGCCGAGCGGACGAGCTCGTGCTCGAGGTCTTCCACGCAGACGAAGAACCCGAGCCTCTCCATGTCCGCTCGAGTGAGGATCGAGCCCAGGCCGGCTCGCTCGAGACCTCGCCGGAAGTCACCCTCCTCGGCGGCATCGCACAGGCCGGCCAGTCTGACATTCGACCCACGGGGGCCGAGCTCATCCAGAAACTTGCCGATGGCCTGCGCTCCGCCCATCGGCACGATGGAGATGCGGTCGGCGGCGAGATTCCGGCCACGGCGCTCGGCCAGCGCCTCGAGCGCTAGCCGGTCGCTTGTCCCTTCTACGAGCACGACCGCCGCGGCGGACTCGTATGCGTCGGCTGCGCTCACTCGTCCATAGGAGCACATTCTCACCTCCCGTCGATGAGTTCTCGCTAGCTTGCCGGTCTTACCTCGATGACAATGCTGGACCGCCTCGCCACCGTCACGTTGTTCGTCGAAGACCTGGAAGCCGCGAAGACGTTCTACCTCGACGTCTTCGGCTTGCCGGTCGTCTTCGAGGACGATGACTCGGTCGTGTTCAAGTTCGGGAGCACGCTCGTCAACCTCCTGAAGACAGACGCGGCGCACGAGCTGATCGAGCCCGCGGCCGTGGCGAGTCGCGATGCCGGATCCGTCGACCTGCAGCCAAGCTTGGCGTAATCATGGTCATAGCTGTTTCCTGTGTGAAATTGTTATCCGCTCACAATTCCACACAACATACGAGCCGGAAGCATAAAGTGTAAAGCCTGGGGTGCCTAATGAGTGAGCTAACTCACATTAATTGCGTTGCGCTCACTGCCCGCTTTCCAGTCGGGAAACCTGTCGTGCCAGCTGCATTAATGAATCGGCCAACGCGCGGGGAGAGGCGGTTTGCGTATTGGGCGCTCGGTCTTGCCTTGCTCGTCGGTGATGTACTTCACCAGCTCCGCGAAGTCGCTCTTCTTGATGGAGCGCATGGGGACGTGCTTGGCAATCACGCGCACCCCCCGGCCGTTTTAGCGGCTAAAAAAGTCATGGCTCTGCCCTCGGGCGGACCACGCCCATCATGACCTTGCCAAGCTCGTCCTGCTTCTCTTCGATCTTCGCCAGCAGGGCGAGGATCGTGGCATCACCGAACCGCGCCGTGCGCGGGTCGTCGGTGAGCCAGAGTTTCAGCAGGCCGCCCAGGCGGCCCAGGTCGCCATTGATGCGGGCCAGCTCGCGGACGTGCTCATAGTCCACGACGCCCGTGATTTTGTAGCCCTGGCCGACGGCCAGCAGGTAGGCCGACAGGCTCATGCCGGCCGCCGCCGCCTTTTCCTCAATCGCTCTTCGTTCGTCTGGAAGGCAGTACACCTTGATAGGTGGGCTGCCCTTCCTGGTTGGCTTGGTTTCATCAGCCATCCGCTTGCCCTCATCTGTTACGCCGGCGGTAGCCGGCCAGCCTCGCAGAGCAGGATTCCCGTTGAGCACCGCCAGGTGCGAATAAGGGACAGTGAAGAAGGAACACCCGCTCGCGGGTGGGCCTACTTCACCTATCCTGCCCGGCTGACGCCGTTGGATACACCAAGGAAAGTCTACACGAACCCTTTGGCAAAATCCTGTATATCGTGCGAAAAAGGATGGATATACCGAAAAAATCGCTATAATGACCCCGAAGCAGGGTTATGCAGCGGAAAAGCGCCACGCTTCCCGAAGGGAGAAAGGCGGACAGGTATCCGGTAAGCGGCAGGGTCGGAACAGGAGAGCGCACGAGGGAGCTTCCAGGGGGAAACGCCTGGTATCTTTATAGTCCTGTCGGGTTTCGCCACCTCTGACTTGAGCGTCTATTTTTGTGATGCTCGTCAGGGGGGCGGAGCCTATGGAAAAACGCCAGCAACGCGGCCTTTTTACGGTTCCTGGCCTTTTGCTGGCCTTTTGCTCACATGTTCTTTCCTGCGTTATCCCCTGATTCTGTGGATAACCGTATTACCGCCTTTGAGTGAGCTGATACCGCTCGCCGCAGCCGAACGACCGAGCGCAGCGAGTCAGTGAGCGAGGAAGCGGAAGAGCGCC